>BLAB01000002.1_pt1 | contig 43863 bp, 56 predicted proteins | sample 4959171 | NCBI WGS metagenome assembly BLAB01 (sample SAMD00128846, study PRJDB7139) | hot springs metagenome | isolation source: thiosulfate-disproportionating enrichment culture established from a hot... | collected 2016 | reverse complement strand
TGCTGCCATGCGGTTATAACCTGTATGGCTTTGCCTCAAAGTATGAGACCTTGCGGATGTCAAGATCAGGGCAGGCCCAATGCCAGGCTTTTGTGAACATTTTTTCTGTAGAAGGCGATAAACCTTCCCATCCCGTGTTTACGGGCATCAAAGACGCATAGAGGTCTCTGCTCGTTTCTCCAGAAAAAGATTTCATTCTCTGTCATATAGGCGAAGGCGAAATCCCCTTTGTCAGAGATAAAGTGTGTGACACGTTCAATAGCATCAACCACACTTTCTCCCTCATTCTGAAGTTTTGCCATACAGCGCCAGAAAGTTTCGCTGTCCACATTGGCTTGTTTAATACCAAACTCCATGGCGAGTTCCTCTGTGCAGCCTATTATCCCGTTGTGGATGCCAAAGTGCCATTTGCCATGAACCTTGACACCGAATGGATGGGAGTTTCTATCTGACTGCTTCCCTGCGGTTTTAAGCCTTACATGACCGAGGGCATACTGATACCTTTTCCCTCCAGAGGGAAGTCGGTATAGCCCTGCAGAAGAAAGGTTTTACCTCTTATCCCTTTTTTCTGGAACAGGTTTTTTCCGTTTGTCTTTTTTATTACAATCCCTGTTCCATGGGGATTGTCCTTTTCCTCGGCCAGTAACAGTCCCCTTAAAAGGGCTGTTACATTGGTGTTGGAAGTTCCGCAGAAACCCATTATTCTGCACATTGCTTCACTCACCTCCCTGAGAAAGTTCGGCCAAGCGCCTTTCAATTTCCTCAGTCTGCCTTCTTACAGTGAGGAATCTCGCAAGATTTATAGTGTGGTAGCAGTATCCATGCTGCCTGAATCCTCTGCATCCGCAGGTAAGAGTATCGTTTTCTGGATCAGTGCTACTGAGTATTCACGATCATCTTCACTCCTTGAAGGCACTGCCCATATTGTCTCATCAACCTGTCTGAACCTTGATTCCTCAATTACTCTTCCTGATGTAAGTATCCTTGAGGCAAGATTCTGGACAGAATTTGAGGGTAAATCCGAATTGGCAGTTGCAAGCCTGTTGGTTCGTCTGCTGTAAGTCCATCTCAATCCTGATCTCCTGTGCATCAGACTATCTCTTTCTGCCTGTCTTGCCCGTCTCTGCAGTTCCTCCTCAATACTGTCAGGATCTATAGGTTGAACCTGTGGTATATGGTTCGGATTTCTTTCGGCATCCTCTTTCCAGTGCATATACCTTCCGTAGAGGCGATTTCTTGCCTCTTTTACGACAGATATTGCACTGTCATCCATTCCGATAGCATCCGTTATTCCGTTAAAACTGGAATCCGTGATATCAGAATATTTCAGTCCTTTTTTAACGGAATCAACAAGCTTTAAGAGAAATATGATCCACGGCAGTATCTTCTCTGGGTCTGTCGTTCCATTGTGAAGACGGAACTCAAGGGTTCTGTGTCGATGGAATGCAGATACATTAAGGCTGTAATACCTGTCTGGGTATCTGCCTTCTGCAAGCCTCAAAAGGTAGTTTGTGTCTACCGCCTTGCAGAAGTTGTTATTCCGCCTTTTCGGACTTACCAAATACCAGAGAAAAGGGATCTCTATTTTTGCCCAGATTTTTGCCAGTTCGAGCATGAGGCTTGTATCCCAGTTCCATGCGTCTATGTGCACATGAAATCCACAGGATTTATTAATTCTCGTTCCTACATCGTTGACAATATAGAGAACCTTTTTTAAGGTTGCAAATCCATCGGCTCCAAAGAGTTTAGGACTAACGAGTTCTGTTCCTTCAAATCCGTTGTCTATTCTGATGGAGCCATCAGTTCCTATTCTCCATGGATTGTCAACAGATGTATTGCCAGTATAGCCTGTAAGAGCAGCGTCTATTCCTGCTTCAGTCAGTTTCCTTTTCAGTTCTTCCCTTGACCGGATATTCATCTCCAGTTCAACCCCAAAAGAATAAATAGGAAGGATATTGACCCTGCCATGGGTTCTAAGTAGCCTTTCATACTCCTTATATTCCACCCCCTGTTTTGTAAGTAGGTCATGGAATACAAAGTATGCCTGGGCATTGGTAAGATGCCCATAGGCCTCAACACCCAGTCTTTTAAGGGCCGCTATCTGCCAATCTGAAGGAACTTCAATACCATTAAGCGAGATCGCTGGGTTATCGTTGAGATAATCCCTTATATGCTTACAGGTGCTGAAGCCGAGACCATTCTGAACTCCTCTCTGAAACAAAAAGGAGAGGCAGTTGCAGCTTAAAGAACCGTCTGAATTCCTGAATATCCTGTAACTGCCGTTGTAGTTTGGCGAAACAATCTCACGAAGTACCTGTCTTTCGGGACGGTTATTCTCACGGCGCCTTCTAACCCTGTCAATATTTATTGCGCCACACTCTGGACACTCAATCGCTGTTAATCCGAGCGGTTCTCTGCAGGCATGACATCTGCGCTCTGTTTCTGTATCAAAGGTTTGTACTATATTGACAGGGCTGATAGCGTCTAATACTTCAATAGTTGTTGTAGTAGGCATTCTCTCCTCCTCAGAACGCACATCTCCTTTGAAGAGGAGTTTTCCTCCTTGCCGGGAGATGTGCGCCCTTTGGAATGTTTCAAAAGGTTTTATCTCCGCAAGGCGGAGTATTGTCTTAACGTTTAGTTCATACAGACAGGGATAGCAATCATCATACCGCTGATTTTGCGGTAGATGATGACTACCCTGAAGTGCAGTCTCTTGTTCACCCTTATTTCCATCTGTTTTTACCATTATTCTCTGTCCTCCTCTTCTGGTTTAAACCGCCTGCTTACAGGAACCATTTTATAGTAGTTCTCTGGGATATCCTGCCTGAGACAAAGTGGCAGATAATCGCAGTATCCGCAATAATCTCCGGGTTCTTTTTGGAGTTTACCGTCATGGATATCGCGCCATGTTTGGATTGCGAGCTTTTCCCATTCCCCGTAACTGACTTATCGTTCTCCTTGAGTACATGAACTGAATTTCGGGTTCCCTTTTCTTTTTAACCAGCACGCCGAATCCTACCCTGTCAGGCATCCGTTGATTTACGGCCTTCAGATACGCATAACTGGTGAGCTGCATGTCGAGTTGCACTTTCCAGTCTGGGGTACCGGCATGCAGATGTTTTCCAGTCGATTACTTCTGAATAATCATCGTCATGCCCATAGAGTCCATCGTAGTCAATGACGCCGAAAAAGGGCACCTCGTTGGCTACAACACACTGCCACGGTTTTTTCCAGATAGAGAGGATTTAACGGACGGGCTCGATGTTTGGGAAACAGGCTCATAAGAGCCGATCCTGTTCTCAGCAGTCCCTCGTGTGTATCGTTGCCGCTGTAGATGTCCGGGAAAATTTCTTCGTCCTGCCATATCAGACTGAAAGTGTCTGCAGGATGATTGCCACTTCTGTAGAATTTCTCTACCGCGGCATGACATGCTTTCCCCGAATTCGGTTGACGATTTCTTTCTGTTCAGCCTGATTCTTTCAATATGGGCCAGCCGGCCTTTCTCCCCACAGGTACGAAAGTCCCTGAGAGATGAGGCCGTTAAATACTTTATTTCCGGCATGAGCATCCTCCTTATCGCAGAAGAAAGGCAATAAAGTGTCCGCCGAAATAGAGAATGGCCGCTGTTACTACGATCTTGCAGATCGTATCAATATGCTTCTCAAGAAAAGGTTCGCAGACTTCAAGTCCATTCCTTTCAGATATCTCCATTATGTCCTGTGCTATCTCACGAGGATCATAAAGTGGAGATTCTTTTGAGGATTTCTTCAAGTTCATATTTGCTTATTGTCATGACAGCCTCCTTCTTGACAGTTCTCCAGAAGAAGGCTGTTGCCTTTGCCGGAGAACTGTTGTAAGTCTCCGGCAGGCCGGATGGGTTAATAACAAAAAAGACGGTGGATTAATAGCCTTTGCAGGCCATTCTTCGCACCGTCTTTTGATAAAGTTATTTTGACTATGCTGCTACTCTCACGCCACGGGATTTGCGTTATCACCGTTCCCGGAAGTGTAGTGTACGGTTACTTCTTTGCCTCTTGCATCGTCCATGTTCAGGCCGGACAACTCAGTGTTGTCGTCAACCTTATACCATGTATCTCCAATGCAGAAGCCTTTTCTGTCTTTACGCACAGATTTAATCTTGCCTGTTATAGACTCGCCATCGTTATTTTTTTCCATCGGAGATGGTGCGCTTTCGGCAGCGATCTCTTCAGCAAGTTCAGAAGGACCTGCAGGCAGTTCATCAGCAGGAATATCTTCCTCTGCTTCTGTGCCATCGGCATTCTTGTAAGAAGACCATGCCTGATCCCACTGACAATGCCTTCAGCAGTTCGGCTGTATAGAGAAGATCGCTCTCGCTTACAGGGACATTGACCTTATCATCGCCCCTTGAAAGCACAAGAGCGTATCCGCTTTTGTCGCCGTTCTGCCATTTCTCAACGGTAAGATAAGTCTTAACCTCAACATCGTCTTTGGTGAATTTGTGGACAAGCGACTTTTTGCCTCCGTTCTTTACTACTCCGTAAATGCTGAGGTAAAGTCCGAATGCCTCAAAGACCGTGAGGATAAACCTTAAAGACTTTGCTGTGCCGTTTCCGAATGTGAAGAAGCGCATCTGAACGCGTCCTTCTTTCCTTATGGCGCCGCCGTCCTCGGTCTTTACCGCTGTTGCTGCTTTGATCTCTACTCCGCTGTTCTTTGCATAGATTGTTGTTCCCTTCATTTTGTCCTCCTCGTAGGCGCACTATTCCCGCTTGTCGGGAACATACGCCTACTTAAAAAAAATAGGTTTTGTTTCCCAACAAAGTTGGGATAAAGTTACGACATCAAGGATGGCTTTACATTAAACCACTGCCACTACATAACCTGTTTGAATATAGTGCTTTAAAAGGCTTTTCAGCACTATGTCAAACTTCCCGTCTTTTCTCATCACTTTCACGCTGCCCATTGTCTTACCCCCAGATAAATTTCTTTCACCCAAAGGGCTACTCTGATTTTCCTTGACTGACTTCATGTAATTTGGTAAATTAATTACATGAGACAGCCAAATCCTAAACACGAAGTTCTCCTTAAACTCCAGGACATCGTTAATTCAAAAGATGATCTCTGGAGAGAGATAGGAAAACTTGCCCGCACACTTGATTACATTCTGATTGAAGATTTTTACGAAAGGATACTGAAAGAACTGGAAGTGGTTGAACAACACATCGGCGAGACAGAAGAAGTTAAAGAGCTTAAAGATTTAATAGTCTCTTTAACAACATTGCCATCTCCTGCGGTTGCCAGTCACTCTGCGGCATAACAATAAAGTAATCAACTCTATTGCGATACCATTTAATGTTTTCAGCTTCTTCTTCCGCAAATAACACTCTATCAACATAAGCGTTTAAAACCTTCAATTCGTTTTCATCTGCCGGATATAGCGAAATTTCCACTATTTTCCGGCGCACTTCTACTTTGATTTTCTCACTGATAGACATGGCTATCCTCCTTTTTCTTGCTTATTTCTTCACATGGTTGGATTAATTGATATGCCTTTTGACCAACAAAAAAGCGACAGCTATAGCAAATACGCAAATATCGCTATACTTCTGTCGCTTTTAAAACTGAATATGCTTTTACCGGGTATGCCTACCCTGATTCACCGAGACGCGGCTAAACGGTCTCTACACTACCTCAGATGCCTCTGAGTCTCGTCCAAGCGGGCTAAAACCACTTTGCTGGCTCCTTGAAAGGAGTTTCCTTAGAAACAAATAAGGAATAGAAAATATATTTATCTATATCATGAAACTAAACTTCTGTCAAGCTTTTTTTGAGGCCTTCTTTGCGTCTTTCCCGTTGTCAGCAGACTCGCCGGCGGCCTGTTTCTGCAACGCCGGGATCGCCAACGGCGGAACGCCGGGATCGCCAACGGCGGCAGTCTGAGACTGAAGGGATCGCGGCTCTCTGTATTCAAAGCCTATCGCCTTAAAAATATCCTTTGCAAGAGCATTGGCCTCTATTTCTATATTCTTTGTCCGCGTAAGTAGTTCTTCAGCAACAGCAAAAGAAACTTTGTGTCCCATGACGTTTCTCAGCACTTTAATGCCTTTGTTTAACGCCCCGGAGATGTCGTAGAGAATCCTTCCGTCCACATGCTCAGGGCGCATTATGACCTGAGCAAAAGGTTCCTGAGCACGCTGCTGATTGATTTTGACTCTTTCTTCTCGTGTAAGCCTTTTTTTCCCATTTGCCATTTTAAAGATCCTCCTCTGTGATTTGTTTATGTTTACGAAGCGTAACAGCAATGCTGATTAATGGCATGCTGATGAAAATGATCGTGGTAAGGACTATAAACCATGCCGAAGTCAGTAATACAGGCTTAAAGCCCATAATCCAGAGATAAATTGCATTCAATTTATTTAAGTCTACAAAAGATTTAAATATGCGTAGTACGGATATTACGTTATCTTCGGTCAGGACTTTAATGTAGAGCCAGTGGTATAAGAAAAATGCGATAACTGTTATGAATATTTTCCCACCTATAACACCATAAAGGAAGTTTTTAATAATTTTTTTTGTAAAAGGAAAAATGTATTGTCTTACTATACTTACGAGTAGCAAACTGTATCCGATAGTAAAACTAAGGGCAAGAACAAAAGAAAAAAGTTTATCGAATACTGACGGATTGGATTCGCCGAAATAGGAACTATTTTTTCAAACACGCCTATAGCTATGGGTGTAAGCAGTATGCTAAGCAGGCCGCTTTTCAGAGATTCATAAAAGCCAACTTCGCTGTACTCAAACATATCTTTCGGCGTGAAGAAATCATCGGGAAACTCTACGCCTTTACTTTCCCATGAATGATAGGTCCAGACTATTTTCATCATGTCCAATAATCCATGAGGGATAAGTTTTTGATTCGAACCGTCTTGAGTGATTACTGTTGTGCCTTCTTTGCTCATTTCATTAACCCGAAAAATTTAAGTGCCACTGAACCATATGCTATCGCAACCGCGATGAATATAAAGAAAAATCCCAGCCTTAAACGCTTTTTATTGATACCGAGCCAATAACTAAGAAAAAGCGATGCCCACGCTAATACCTTGGCCCAGAAGCTTTTAAATATTGTCGTAAATGCTATCTGCCACCATGAGATATACTGGCCAGGAGTGAAATGTTTTAAAGGGTTTATATAGTCAAGCAGATCCATGCATATCTAATGCCTTCATAGGTAACCCCGATCAGTCGAATTTCGGGCTCACATCCACGATGTCTTTCAGTCTTCCGACTTTCCGGGCCTCGAGTTCTGAAACTGTTGAAGCAAATGCTTCGGCCACAAATGGGGTGTAGTACCCCTTATCGAACTTCTTGCCGTCCCTCATTATCACAACAAACGGAGCTCCGAAATATTTATCCTGTATCAATCCTCTGGCTATAACGTCTTTGTCTGTTCTGAGACGGTTTACGATGGAAAAGAGAATGTTTTGCCTCATGGATTCATCGGCATCGCCTAACAGCACTTCCGTATGCCCTTTCTGGCGTGCTATCTTCTTTGCCACTTCCCATAGTATCTTCACCTGAAAATATACATACCCGTTGGACATGCTGAAGGCGTCCCAACGGCCGCCGTTAAGCCGATTAATATAGGGGTTCAGTTCGCCGAGGTATTCGTCGGGATCGAACCACGGCAAATCCTGTTCGGTGATAGTTACTTTTTCTCTTTCGGGTTTTATAGAGCTGCCGAATATATCTGTATCGCTGGGTTTCGCTTTAGTATTTTCGGCCTCAGTAGAAAATGCAGGGATGATATAGTCTTCTTTAACAGTATTATCAGTGAATGTTTCCTGTTGAAGAGATGCCGGTTCAGGAAGTTTTTCTGCGAGTTCTTTTCGCCTTGCAGCCTGATCTGCCTTTTTAAGTTTTATGCACAGAAATTCGTCTGAGTTGCGATGGTGATCCTTAATTGCCTTGAATATCTCGTCTTTGTCTTTATCGGAAAGGGCGTTGAATACTTCTATCTGGTTTAACAGTCCGATACTGACAAGGGGATGGTCCCCGGTAGCGTAGAGTTTACGATGTGAGGGTATTTTACCGAGGTCGTGAGCGAGAGCGGTTATAACTGCTTTTGATATAAGGGGCCCGGAACCGCCTAACAGTTCTATCATTTTTTCTGCTACATTCAGGGTATGCTCCAGCAGAGTGGTCCGCGCAAGAATATCATAGACATCCTTCGGCAGTTTCCCTTCATCTTCATTGAATGTATTGACAACAGACGGACAATCTCCTTCTCGGTCGAGAATTTCTAACAGTTTCCTTGCAATTTTTTCATGCAGCCGGAAAAAATGTGGCTTATCGGCTATGTGTTTGAGATAGAAATCTCTGATTCTCTGATGTTGGTACTCAATATTGATTTCTTCGGTTTTCTCGGGTATTGTCTTATTTTCGTTGTTTGCATTTATGTCGTGACTATCATGGACCGGCTCCATCCAGATTTTTGAAAGTTCTTCAAGAGTAATTATTTCTTTTAGGGGCTGAGAGGAGTTTTTCCTGGACTTCTGGCTGAAATAACTATATAGCGCATACAGTATGTAGGAAATTCCTGCTATGAAAACCATGAAAAAGAAAAACCTCATAGAACATCGATACCCGGATACTGTATCTTGATATTTGCCGGGGAAACTTTTGAGGTCTTGCCATAATAATTGCCGGAATATGTTTTGAGATAAAATTGACGCGGATTTAAATCCATAAAGATATCCGGCTTTACTCGCGGCTTTTCTGTTTCGCGCACTGTCGCGCTGCCGCTGATGCTCAAAACAGGAGAAAGAAAATCGGCGGTTCCGAAATGATCCGATGCATATTGCGCCGATTCCGTATTAGGACAGCGCATAAATCCTCTTGTATTGGTATTGCCGAATATGACATTGCCGTAATCCTTCCCAAGCGCTCCCCAGACTTGAGATGGATCTTGGCAAAATAGGCTTATCCACCAGTTGGCGCCGCCGCCTTTGGCAAGCGAGTCGTCTATGCCCTTGTAGAGCACGGACTGACATTCGTCTATGATTGTCGAGAGAGGCGGATGTACTTTTCGGTCAGACAAGAAAATCCTTCCTACGAATTTAGAAATGCTCGAAAATATGACTTTCGCCAGATTAAATGATGCCTGACCCCCGGTCATGGACCCGAGTTGCACTATCAGAATCGCTCTTTCACCCTGTTCGAGCCTTTTTATGAACGGATTTTCGATTGCTTTACCAACTATTCTGCCGATGCTGCCGACGCATAGTTCGGTAAGCGCTACTCTGAGAGAAGTCGTTACTTTATTGAAGTAATCCTGCGGGGAAGACGCTATTCTCTGTAAATCGCCAGCTAATTGGACTGCTTCTAATAGATTGTATATATCGTCTATTCTCTCGGCCATTTCATATGCCTTATTTCTATCTATCGCAGCCACATTTTGCTGGAGCTGCTTAAGAGAATCCTGAGGTATGAGGTTTTTCACATCATTGAGATTAAATACCGCTTTTTTTGCCCTCATATTCCGCTAATGTAACTAATGCAATACAGACTACAATGCTTATTTCGTAAGCGATTTTTTGAAAGAAAGGATCTTTACCTGCCTCTACTCCCGATGTAACTATTCCGGCAAGTTCTTCAGGAATAAAAAAATAGCGCAAGACATTGAAAGGAGCGCTGCATTGCGGATAAAAGGGGTTGATAAATATAAGTTCTTTTTCCCTGTCTGCTTTTTTCGCAACCTGAACTATTTTACTGAACGCAGCAGTGTCACACTTCGGATCTATAAATGCTATGGAATATCCTTTCAGAATGTCCTGTTCGCAGATATTTTCAATAACTCTTGTCTTACCTTGTCTCGTCGTAGCTATCCATAGGAGATGGCCTGAACGAAAGCTGTCCGGTATGAAAATCGGAATTTTCTTATCGCGATTGCCGATTTTGATTCCATTACCTAAAACAGTTACAGGTTCATTGGTTTTAGCGTCCACGTAATACCCTTTATCCGTAAGCTTTATCACATTACCACCTCACTATTACCCTTTCTTTAAGTTCGTCGGAGACTTTCTTAATGCACTCCCGCGGGATTTTCGCCGATGCTTTTATTTCGCTGAAGGCGCCGGCGATCCTGCCTGTGCAACAGATTTTAATGTCCATATTGTGCCTTACCAACTCCTGCCTTATGAGGCTTTCCGGCAGCCCTGCGGAGTTTCTGCTGAGCCGTATTTCAAGCCTCGGAGTTCCTTTCAGAAGCTGGGGCTTGACGCTCAGGACATAGAAGGGCATCTTCTGTCCCACCGTATACCACCCTCTCTCTTTAGGCGTCTGAGACGCCGGTTCACACACTGCCACCACATATTGGTCCGATGCCGGGTAATCTATGTCCTTGATCGCTGCGTACAATATTCCTTCCGAACTTTTTTTTATGATTTCTCCTGTAACCGATGAGTGAATGATTTTTTTGTAAAAACTGTATTCGTTTAAAAGCCTTCGTATTTCGAGCGCGTTCGCGAGCGTATAAAGAATCTCTCTTATAAGCGGTCTTTTTATGTTTTCCGGATTGATTATCGCGGATTCCATATCTCCTTTACGCGTCTTAAACCCGTATATCGATAAACTGCCCGAATTGCCGTTCAATTGCGCTTCGACCTCGAATTTAAAACGATTTGACAATACGGATGAGATGGTATGCTCGATCTCATCTTCCACAATGGCATCCGTAAGGTTATATTTACCCGCGAGTTCCTTAACCCAATCATCTATTCTGATCTTGAGCGGCATAAATCCGTTTTAGTTGGTTGTAGACTTTCCATGCATACTTAATTCGCTTATCCCTCGATACCGCGTTATAACAGCCTACCGCTTCCCACCCATATCCATACTGGTTAATGCATTTTTTTAGTATCTCAGCGCCGACCTTCGTACACTCGCACGGATCGGCGATGGACATCCATTTGTCATGTCCAAGCGTCAGATACCATCCCGAGTTGATTTGCATATGACAAAAATCAAATGTTCCGTTCTTATTCCAGTTGATTGCCTCATTGTTATGTTTTGTTTCCGTCCATGAGATCGCTTTTAAAAGCTGTGCGTTTATGTCGTATTGCGCTCCGGCTTCCAAAAAACAAAAAGGATCGGAACCAAAAGCGGATGAATATGAGAAAACTGCGATTATTGAGATTATTGATAGGATTATTTTAAACGTCTGCATAATTTTAACAGGTCTGGGTTCTCTTGAGTAATTTTGAGATAATCCTCAAAGGCAAGACCTTTGAGGCTACCTGCCTTGCCCATGCCAACGATGAGTTTGTCATTAAAGCCTTTGAGGAGCTTTATGTCAGGCTTTCTGCCGTCTGATGAGAGGATTGTTTTGTCATTATTAAGATAGTCGTATTGAATCATGTATCAAACTCTCCTTAAGCTCTTAGGCTACTGGTCGGCAAACCGTAAGTGCGGATAACGGATTGGTGAAAATGAGGGCAATCACAATCCACAAATACGGCCTCAGCCCCTCTTTCATCACACTGTGTCGACCTGATTTTTAATGCCTTACAGGGTAACCCCAAAGAGAATGTTTTTAAGGGCTGCACGAAGTGCAGCCCGCTGTTTGTTGGTTTATTGGAGAACGCTGTTTGTTGGAGGCTCCCCTTTTTTGGTTTATTGGTTTGTTTTGCAGCAGGATCTAAATATGTTTGAATATTTGAAACAAGCCTATGAACAGTATTTCCGTAAGTGCCTTTAGGTATGATGGCGATTAAATGTTTGTCGGTAATCTCTAAAAAAATAGGCTGCCATAAATGTTTATCGACGCCGTAAACATGAATTTTTTTTGGTCCAAGCCTGATGGGATTCCCCCACAATCCGAACCGGTTTTTTACTCTGCCAAATGTTGAATCAATAAAATGGTTAAAAGTTTCTTCATTTAATGGGTCTTTAAATTCAATAATGAGCGGGGCTCCAACGAGCTCTCCAAAGTATTTGCAGTTGTTAATTTTGAGCAGTTTCTGCTGTGTCTCGCTCATCCAGCCCTTAAAGGTGAAATACCCAAACAGGTAACCCCTGATTGATGTTTGGAAGGAAGGGCTATCTATTTCCCTCCAAACATTAGATTTATCTTCCATCCCCACTTCTCATCTTTGACGAGTTTTCCGGGGACTTCATATTCCTTGCCTGCCTTTGATTTCAGTCCAGTGATTTTTACTTCCTTCCCAGTAAGGAGATTTTTAACCATGCTGGCAGGAATGGTTTTTCTTCCGAACCGTTCAAGGCTATTCTTCCAGATAGTGAACTTGCAGCCCTCTTTATAGCCTGAGCATCCAAAGGCTCTCTGGGATTCCACGACCGGCTTGCCACATTCAGGGCATTTACCGAGACCGTTGCCGTCTCCTGCAGCGGTACCCACGCCTGTAGCGCCGCTTATGACCGTATTTGAACCCTTCACCTTCTCGACTATCTGAGCGGTGTATTTTTTAATCCCGCTCATAAAATCATCCGAAGATCTGACTTTACCCGATGCTATGTCATCAAGCGCTTGCTCCCAGATAGCAGTATAGGCAACATCGGAAAGCGGTTCACTGCGGACAGCGCCAATAAGGTTAATGCCTTTTTCTGTAGGGATGATGTTCTTACCCTTTCGGGTTATATACTCTCTCTTTTTTAAGGTCTCGATGATGGATGCTCTCGTATTATGAACAAAAATCATATCTCCTGCTACGAATCTTTCATATCCGAGGATAGAAAAGTCATAAACAGGTTCTTCTGTATGTCTTACAATCTTAATGTCTTTCACTTTCAGGAGCAGAATATCTCCATTAAGATAAAAATCCAACAATTTTTCTGGAATACCAACCTTTCTGGCAGCATCAATGCCCTTTTTCTTCTCTATGATCTGTAAAAGATCTATGAGTATTTTTTTAGAGAGTCTCTTATAACGCATGGACAGCGAAGACGTTTCTCTTATCCTTACTTTTTCAAGATTGATTAAGCCGCTCTGTATTAAAGGAATACCTTTTTTGTCGTGTGTCTCTGATTCTTTTATAAATTCCTTTTCTACTGCAAGATGATCAGGCAGCGCATCTATAATTTTTCTGAAATAAAGTGAAGAATTTATAGAAAGGATATAGCCTTTAAATCTTTTACCTCTTGTGATTGAATATCTTTCAGTTATAGATGGAATAACACCAAAGGAGTTCAGCAAAAAGTAAATATCGGTTATCAAGCGTCTATTGGCGCTATAATAATTTATCTCAACGCCTGTTCTCTTTTTTTCTTTTCTTATTCTGCTATTTGAGTCGCCACAAAATAGCCCCTTGAGCAAGGCTGTTTTAACACTATCAGTAGCTGTAAAAAAGCACACAGGTATTCGCTTGTTAAATGCCCCGTTAGTAAGACCAATGCTTACAAAAGTCTTAATTAAATCTTTGCTTTTTACTTCTACTTTAATAGCATTTGAGGCTTTTGAGCGAACCTCAGCAAAACCAAAACCTTTACGTCTGCAAATTTCTTTGACATGATCACCAACTCCATGTCTGTAATGTCTTTCGCCAAAATTAAGACATAATCTACTCTCAGTTCTTTTGCCTATCAGTGAGGTTTCTGGAATTTCTTCTGGTTTAATCCCTAAAACATCAAGCAGCTTTAGTAAATTCTTTCCTAAGATTCCATTTGCCTTTCTCAAATTGTAAAAACATTTAAAATCCTTGCCTTTGGCTACCCATTTTAATTCTTCAGCCTTTGCGCATATCTTGTTTAAACTTGTCTGAGAAAGTTTGATTCTCTTAATTGGTTCTCCATAAGAGAAACTCCCCTCCGATATAAATAACCCGACTAAAAAAGCTATATCTTCATCTATTTGCTCATTAACAACCTCAGGCAGAGTATATTTTTCAGGAACTATTACATAGTCCCCCTTTTTGATTTCATTTGACTGGATGAGCTTTATTTCACCATCCTGTAAAACAAAAATATTATGATATTTTGTTACTTCTACCATTGCTCCATTTTCAAGCGTAATTGCATAGATGGGGCCGCTGTAAAGATGTTTGTGGATGTGATTTATAGGAGACCAGCGCACTCTTCCATCGGTTGTAAAGGTAAGGGTGTAATATCCATCAATTTCCTTACATCCTTCGTCTGTTTTAATAAAGCTGTCTATAAACTCACCTATCGGTAAAATTTTTATATTGTTTGACGCCCTCACAACAACAGGACAATGATGTGGAATACTCGCCGGCGTGCCAATACCAGCAGTCTCTTTAAGTATCTTTTTGAGTTGCGGATCTGTCACATACTTAGCCGCTTTTGACATAGCCTCAAGGATTGAGGCATCTGTAAACCGTGGCGGCGGGGTTGTCTGCTTTTTCTCAATGTCTGCTTTAAGAGTTTTTACAAGGTCATTTTTTTTCATCTCGGGGAGAAGTTGATCTTTATCTTTTGAGCCGTATATATCCTTCCAGCCTAAAGATATGACTACCTTTCCAGAGGATTTGAAGCGATCCTGTCCGACTGTGGTAATAACTACTGTTGTCTTGAATTCAAAGTTGGGATAGAAAGCGGCTATGAATCGCCTCACTACAAGATCATAGATATCCTGCTCGTCCTGATTGAGCCCTTCTGGGAGTTTGCCGGTTGGAATAAGAGCATGATGGTCCGTAAGTTTTGATGAATCGAATACTCGCTTATTATTGCAGGACACCATGCATTTAGAAATATCAAATGGCACATTTCTGTATCCTGTAAGCTTTTGCAAAATCTCAGGGACATCTTTAGCCATCTCATCGTTTAAGTGCTGACTGTCTGACCGTGGATAGGTGATAAGCTTTTTCTCATAGAGAGCCTGAGCAATATCGAGTGTCCGATCTGCAGAGTACCCGAAAAGTTTGTTCGCTTCCTGTTGAAGCACTGTGAGAGAAAAGAGCAAAGGTGGAGCCTCTTTTTTTACATTATGCGTGCATGATTCGATAATTCCATCTTTACCGTGGATTCGTCCCATAATCTGTTTTGCAAAGGCCTCTGACGGGATTCTGGATGATGCGTCCTTTTCAGTAGATTCTTCAATGTCTCCACCAGTAGTTCTTTCATTATCACCGGAGGGGGTGAATACATCCGAAGCCTTACCTCCCGCTTCATTTTCAGTTCCACCAAACCATAATGCCTCATATTCTCCTCTTTCATGCTTAAATAACGCCCTTAAAAGCCAGTAATCCTGCGGCTTAAAGTTTCTGATCTCCAGTTCCCTGTCAACTATCAGCCGGAGGGTAGGGGTCTGGACCCTTCCGAGAGAAAGCGGAGGCCGTGCATTGTGTTTGACAGAGAATGCGCGAGAAACATTCATCCCGATGAGCCAATCAGCTTGCTGCCGCGCGACCGCAGCGTGATAAAGTCTGTCAAACTCCACACCGGGTTTGAGGTTGCCGAATGCCTCGCGCACGGCTTCAGGCGTGAGCGCTTTTGATGTCCAAAAGCGATAGATAGGTTTCTTATTGCCGGACATCATAAGAATAAGACGAGCTATAAGCTCTCCTTCACGGCCCGGGTCGGTTGCGATCACGATGCTCTCTATGTCCTGCCTACCCACTATAGACTTAATGATTTTGAACTGCTTTGCTCCATCTTTAGATACGCGGTATTTGAAACGCTCTGGAATAATTGGAAGATCCTCAAGGCTCCATTTCGAATATCTCTCATCGTATGCGTCAGGTTCCTCTAACTCGATCAGATGCCCGTATCCCCATGATATTACATAACGGCTTCCCTCAAGATAGCCGTCATTACGGCTGAAGTTGTCATTGAGTCCTTTTGCAATATCCTGAGCCTGAGACGGCTTTTCAGCAAGGATTAGTTGTTTTGGCATTGGTTATCCTCTTCTTTAGTTTCTATATGTTTAAAATCTCGCATATCCTAAACCTTATAACCCACTTGCTTCCTCCGCTATTGCGCCATGCATTAAAGCCTTCCCATGAGACATCAATTTTCATAGAGCGTGGAAGTAAATGGGGATTTTCGTATAGATATTTAAATCCCTCAGCTTCGTAATCGCCGTCGGGCATTTTAGACATCGATTCAAATGAGGGATCTGCTATAAGCTGGATTATTCCTATTTTTGAGCCGCCGAATCTGGCCTGCTTATCGTAAGCGAATAATAGATCGCCTTCCTTGAATCGTTTGGCATACTCTTCCGGCCAGTCCCGACGTGTGACTGACTTTTGCTTTGAAAGAAATGCAGGCGTTGTCCACGTGAAGCTTATTCCAGGAAGTCTACCATTGAGGAGTTTAATCAGGTCTTTTGGATTTATCAGTATAGCCCCAGCTTGCTGTGCCCGTGCGGATGCGCGGGGAGTGGTTAGGTCATAATGGGGAAATCTTCCCTTGCCCTGAAACCACTCCCGCTTAAGACCGATACTTTGGGCAAAGGCATGTAAGCCTTCAAGATGTCCCGTCGTAATGAGATGGGTTCTATCGGTGTAGATTTGGTTCATTTTTGTCGTTTAAGGAAAAATAGCTGTCTGGGGCTTCTTCAACTCTACTCCCTGTTTTCAGGAGGGGATATAACATCCCCTCCTGTTACGCAACCCTTAACTCCTTATTTCTTCGCCCTCTCTTTTCTCCCACGGGAGCATTCCATTTCTCTCTGGGAGATTTCAGTTTCCTCACCTTTATGCCCACGCTTCTTATGCGGACCATTTCTTTTGTATCCTCACATCTCTTGTCGCATCCCTTAAAACAAGATGTCATGTGATAAGGGCATTTGCGCTTAGGCATTCAGTTCGTTTCTCCATGTCTTTGAGGGCGTGAATTTCGGAGCCTTTTTTGCCGGAACCTCTATTGTTTCGCCTGTCTTGGGATTCCGGCTTTTCCTTGCCTTCCGGTCAACTGCCGTGAAAGTTCCGAGGCCGTAGAAATTTATACTTCCGCCTGCGCGGACCGTATCTTTTATAGTTTTGATGACAGTATCCAGCGCCCTTTCCGCAGATGCCTTTGTAGTTCCGGCAGTGTCCGAGATTTTTTCTATCATATCTGCTTTCGTCATGTCTGAGTTCCTCCTTAAATAGGCACTTTTTCTTCCACTATGAAAATCTCCTCTGCATAAGGCCTGATAGGAGAGGTGGACTCGCCGTATCTGTCTTCGAGCGTCTTAGGTTTAAGCATGCCCTTAACCTCGATGAAGGTTCCCGTTTCGAGATTTTCGATTTCTTTATGGTTTTCGAGATGGACGGTCAGACTGACTTCTTCCTGGGCTTGCCGCGGCTGGGATATCGTTATGGTGCCGTTTGAGGAATCTTTCTTTACGAGCTCACCGCGCAGCACGAAAGCGGCCTTTAGTCCGCTTGCCGGTCCTACATACGGAGACCAACGGAAAAAAGTAAAGTTTGTGATAAGACGGTTCTGCGCTCCTTCAAACTGAGCGATCATACCCTTCAAGTCAATAGGCATGGCTGGATTGGCCTTATGGAAATCTTGAAGAGATCGGATTTCTGTTTCATCACCTCTCATTTTGCCGTAAGCAGTCAACGAACCCCCGATGAGGGGAATGGAAAGCTCTATATTGAGATAGGGCTTTTTCCCCGGAGGTTCCTCGAGAGCAATAACCTTCGGATACCCTGTAACGGCAGCATGGTTTTTGTACTTGATTGCTTCTGTCATCTGTCATATTACCTCCAACTCTGATTTTTAAGGGCGGTAAGGCCGCCCTATGCTGCAGATCCTGTTTCCTTCGGATTTTTCAATGTATTCTCATCTATCACCCCCCTCAGGATATTAATGTCTGAAAGGGTAACCCCTAATTGGAGATTGGGGAAGAATTGGCGGCAGTGCCAAATAGAATACTGCAGGATCGGGCGCTATGAAGGCGCCAACGATCTTAAAGATTATTTTAAGGGGGAGATTAGATAGGATTAATCACAGAGTATTTAAGTAGTTTTTTAGTAGTCAATGATTTATAAAACTTTCCTATAGTCTTTTTTGTTGATATAACCTAATGATTTTTTGTAGATTTTTTATGGTAGGCACGAGGGGTATCGAACCCCTGACCTCTACCGTGTCAAAGCAAAATAGATAATTTTACCATTTATATATAAGTTGCTGAAAACATTGGAAGTCATTGGTAATTATTGATTTGTAGGGTTATTGATTTATGTATTAATTAAGCTTTTTTAATAGTTTTTAGTGTGGTTTTTAGTAGTTTTTTGGTAGTATTTATTCTGGTTAATTTATCAATCTCGCCGCCGAATGAAAGAGATGTTATTGCCGGCTTAGATTTCGGGATGAGGTGTAAGTACTTTTGAAGCGTTGAGAGTTTTTTGTGGCCGGTATAAATCATTACGTCCCGGAGATCAGCGCCGTCAGAAAGCATGTAAGTAATAAATGTATGCCTAAGACTGTGTAATGTTAGACCTTTGGGCATCTTTATTGCTTCACGAAAACGGTCGAAGGTGCGTGTCATGACATCATGGCGAACAAGAGGAGCTGAACCGCCACCAAAAAAATAATTATCTTCTTTTTGTGTGCCGTTGCGGCTGATATTTTTTCTTATGACCGATTTAAATATGTTCATAAGTTGAGGGTGTATGTGTATTGAGCGTCCACGCTTGATGTTATTGTCTTTATGTACGACAATATAACCATGATCAAAATTAATGTCCTTTAGTTTGAGGTTCAGGAGTTCACTCCGGCGTAGGCCGGTCATAATATAGGTAAGCATAATTTCTGCAAAGTAGCCGTGGAGTAAGTGAATGTTATCTTTTAGCCCATTTTTGAATTTTAGAAACTCGTCGGGGAAAAGTATCCTGGGAGTCTTTTCGTCTAATTCGCTGAAGGTTTTTACTTTTCGGGCGGGATTTTCCTTAATAAGTTTTTCATCAATAAGCCAGTCGAACATAACGCGTAGGGCCTGAAGGTATTTATTGCAAGTGGCTTTCGCGCATCCTCTAACATTAGCCCCTTTAGTGCAACCCTTAGTGCGTAGCCATGATATGAAAGCCTTTATGTCTGTTTCGTTGACCCTCAGGGGATGTATATTTTTCTCAGTTTTAAAATAATGTATTATTTTTTCCGCGAGATATGGATAGGTATCCTTCGTAGTCTGGGAGCCGACCGTTTGAATATGTGACTTATATGCCTTTTTAAGGCTGTCCCAGGAAACGGAGGCGGGATCTATAAGCGGCACCTCGTCCTTTGTAAGCATTCCGGCCTCATCGGTAGTGATAAGTTTTCGATGAATGAAATAGGCTATCTCTTCCTGTGTGAGTTGTCCCTTCAGACTCAGAAATTCTAATTTATCAGCGTCATGGTGTAGCAATATAGCTTTTTGCTTGACACAAGAGTATTTAATCTTCTTAGCGCGGGAGCCATCTAAAAAGTAAATAGTGTAGTGTATCTGCCAACCGTGTTGCTTATGTATATAGAGGGACGCCATTTTCTATCAACTGAAACATATGACATATTTTACCAAAAATTTTAACAAAAATCACATTTCACAATCATCCTGTTTTTATCTTTTTGTGAAGCTTTTTTTTTATAGAGCACATCTGCGCCTCCCTGGGGATAGTGCTTCTGCACACACAGCCGTACCAAAAAATTTTTTATATGGTTGTGGTGGTAAGTTATGTAAAGTTTGCATTAATATTACCTCCTCTTCTTAGGCTAATTGTTTAGGCTAAAAAATTCATAAATTCCTTCTTATTAAGGCAAAACATAGTTCCCTCTCTCACCCCATCAACTCCATCTCCCTCTTGAAATAATCCTCACCGCTCTTTTCAAATTCCTCAAACTCAGGAAAAATCTTGTCAACAGCGGTCATGAGTCTTTTCTGGTCGTTTCTGCCGAGGCAATCAAGGCTTTCTAATACAGTAATGCTTCTGAATTTGAGTTTTTCAATGATAAACTTCTGGCAGGAGATAATGGTTAATCGTGCCTTTGCAGGGCTGTTTACCCCGAAAAGATATATGGGCACTCTACGATGATTAAAACAGTAATCAACTTCGTATTCAGGCATATCAGGGAGTGGATGAAAGTCCTTTTGAGGTTCGTATTCGGCAAGTCTGGTAAAGATATACTCATCAAGCATCTCAAAAAAGAGGCTCTGAATAACCTCTCTTTTATAGAGTTTCATATTGCTGACTTTTAAAACAGCACAAATAAACTGCATTAAGGCAGGATAAAGATGTTCTGAATCAATATCAACATACAGGTTTCCTCTGTCGTTCTGTATGTTATAGGAAGAGATTATTGTATTAAATATCCGCTCTTTGTTTGGAGTATCAATGTCATATGAATAAGATAACCTCATTAGAGTGAAGCCCTGGTCTGATATTCTGAAGACATTATTATCCAGTGGAGTGATAAAAACTTCCACCATGTCTCCATCTTCATGATAAAAGGGTATCAGAACTTGCCACAAACCTGGTCTCTTTTCTCGCAAGGCTATCTTCTGACTACATTGTCTCTGCAGTATCTCAATTATTTCTCTCATATTTCACCGAACAACCCTTTCTGGGGTTTAATATATTCATGGACATTTATAATATTGGTTCTTTTGATAAAATAATCAAGTGCCTTCTCATAGGAATTCCGAGCTTGTCAAGTTTTTAGTTGAAATTTTCTGAATGGCTCTCATTAATTTTTCCTCCTATGCTGCTACTTTTACAGTTTCACCTGTTTCCTCTAATGCCTCAATATTCCTGATGACATCAGGAATCGAGGCATACCCATTAACCCTTTTGAATCTCTTCTCACAATATAATACAGAGGCAAGCCATCTCTGTTTCATCCTGCTATTACGATACCTCTTAATATTACCCTCTGCATCCCTTACCATTGAAAACATGCTCTCTATTGGATTGGTTGAGCGTAGTGTCTTCCTTAGCAATCCCGGAACTTTTAGCCGATGCAGCGTAAGTATTTCCTCTATCGCCTCTAAAAGTGAATCTGCTGCTGATTCATTGATTCCCCTGAGCCATTTCTCCATTTCAAGTAGCATCTCTTTTGCATCTTCATAGCTTTTCTGCTCCAATGCTGTTTTAAACTTGCGATGTGCCTCTTTTCTATATCTCTTGGCAAGATGCTTCTGTATGTTCTTGTCTTTATGTATGGTGCAACGCTGATGTAGAAGTTTCTTGCCAAACTTGTCCCTTAATGCCTTGATTATTCCCTTGCCCCCATCTGTTACCCAAATTGTTCTCTTTGTTAGTTTTAATCCCCTCCTTTCCATGTCCGCAAGCAGTTCTTCGCATAGTTCATGGTTCTCTGTCGCTCCCTGCCAGAATCCCAATGGCATCTTCTTACCCTCTGTGTCTATTCCTAATGCAATTATAAATGCCTCACCTGCTCGATGTATTGTGTCAAGATATATGGCAAAGGCTCTAAAATCAGACAACGACCTCTCCTTGAATTCTTTGAGTTGTTTCTCTGTTGCCTCTATAATATGCCTCGATACTGTACTCGGTGATACTCCAAATGCCTGCGCTGCCTCTATTACTGTCTCAGCATACTTCTGACACGATATGCCCCTTAATACCTTTGCCAAAAGCTCTTCAGAAAATCCATCAGGTTCTTTCATTCTCTCATAACTCTTTAATTGTATTTCCCCCTGCCTGCCACGAAGTCGAGGTCGCTCTACACGCACCTTTTGATCTGCTATATATACTGAGCCAGGCTGACTTGCCCATTTATATATGTCAGGGCAAAATGGCTTATACTCAGGCCCTGCTGTCTCTTCCCTGTCTATATACATTATTGCCTCTGCTACCATCCTTCCCATCTCCATCATAAGTGAGTCAACTCCTTGCTTACCCCTTGCTAATATCCGATACATCTGCTCTACTACCCATTGCCTGCCGTATGCCTCCTCTATACCTCTGATTACTTTTTTCCTCTGTCTTGTGCTATCCTTCATATGTGGCTCCTTTCTTAAATGTTTTTTTGGTTACCGTGGATTATGCCACGTGGGAGCCACTCTTTCAAGTTTCAACTAAAAATAGTATATCATCATAGGAATTGAAACTCTCAGTAATCTCTGACAAGGATAACTTGCGTAGTTCCTTTTCAATATCATCATTATTGGGCTTATGAATATGATAGGCATAATGCGGGTCAGGACGAAGGATGTCTTTAGATACATAATGAGGTCCGTTGCAACGAATTAAAGGTATACCTTTTTCAGCAGAGGGAAGTAAGTCCAGCCCTATGGAGAAATTTTCTGGAAATTCTTTGTGTTTTCTTATAAACATCCTAAAGTAATAATTGCCTTCAGTTGATTGAAGCTTAAAGTCCTTCCGTAAATGTCGGTATTCTTCCTTAAACTCCTTATAAGGGTAAGGAGATTATAGTATTGCAGGGGGTCATTTTTATATGCCGATCAGGGGTCAATTGTATTTTACGATCTACACATGAAAGTATCAATATTTAAAGAACAGCAATAATAGCAACCTTTATGGCATGATGTTTCTACAGTGATTTGTTTGAGTTCATGGTCTACCCTTCGATTTAGAGTCAAAGCATTAGTAACTACATATTCAATTTCTGAAGTATTGAGATGTAACCCAATGTGCTGTTTAAGGAGATAAGGGAATATCTCATCATGAGGTAAATCAGTTAAAATATTTTCCATATTAACCGCATCTCAGATTTTTATAGAGCCTTATCAGTTCTTCTTTCGTATCTTGAGTCCAGATACAATCCGCCGGCAAAATGCTCGTCAGATTAATTATCCGTGCCTTCAAACTATTTATTTCCAGACAAACACTGCAGTTTATACAATCATTAAAATTGCATTTATCAAAATCGAGCTTTAGTTGTCTGTCATCAGGCTGTTTTCTTTTTCTCCGAAACTTTCTTAAACTGACTACTTTTAAGTTCCTCCTCGGAGTTTTTCATCTTAAGCCATTCTTTAAATTCAGGGAATACTCTTTGAAATTCCACCTTAAGCCATGCTTTTTCATCATCTGAAGCATTCTGCCAGAATTCATCTATCCATGTCTTCATCTTTTCTTTGGGGATGTCCTCAACAGGAACTACTTTCTTGCTTTTATCTATAAACATCTCTCCCTCGCCTGTGAGGAGCCAGTCAATAGAAATGCACAATTGTGTTGCTATTTTAAATAAGTTGCTTGCACCGGGTTCTCGTTCTCCAGAAATATATGACTGTAATGTTCTATAAGGAATATTGCATTTTAGTGCAAACTGTTTGAGATTCCCTTTTGTTGTCTGCTCAACTGCAATTTTCAATCTTTTAATAACATTATTTTGCATTTGACCTGCCTATTAAAATAGGTGAAAAAACATCCTTGTCCAAATTATTAAGAGAATACAGCTCGTTACAAAGTTCTTTTCTTGATTCTCTAATTTCGTTTGAAGTAAAATCTTTATATTGAAAAATAAGAGTTATATACATCTTTGATCGTATATTAACGGCATTAGTTTTTGAAATTAAAGTTTTAAACTTTTCTTTATGTAGAGTTGACATATCAGAATTTTCGATATGTGGTAAGAAGGTTTTATATTCTTCTACTAAACTTGCCTCTCTCACTAATGTTGCTTTGAAAAAAAACTGTTTATTATCTTCAAATATAAAAGTTTTATGTTTTTGTTGCTGAAGAAAATTAAGATGCTCTCCTGATAACCAAAAGTAACAAGGGAAAGAGAAAGTGCCATCTCCAGACTCTTCAATAAAACAACATACTAAATAGGTATTTGGGGTATTTTTGATTCTATTGAAGACATCCTTTTGTATCCCAAAGTCAAGAGTTATTTCTTTTCTTACACCAGCACCGCTCTTTTTTATGTTGGCATAGTGATTAATATTAAACTTTCTCGATTTAACCTGTATGAGCTTACGTTTTTCTTGTTGGTCACCTTGAAGGGTTATGGCTTTTTGATTAGACGCTATGATATCAAAACCAAAATCAGCAGGCATTTTGAAAGCTTCATAGCCGAGTAAAAAAAGATCACCTATGATGCGATATTCTACACCAATGCCGGAATATAAGTTGTCATAATTTACTTTCATAAATACCCCCAATGCAGCATAGTGATTTTTTCTCTTGACATAAATGCACAATTGTGCTACCATCTTTCCTGAGATGATAAAAAGCCAATATAAAAAAATGAGCGAAGGAAGCAATCAGGCTGGCGCCGGAGATGTGATAAAACCCTACCTTAAGTGTGCTTTTTATCATCTCACCATTTCCGGCGCCCTTATAAACGAAGACATTCGGCAGGGAGGGCATAACTAATGCCTCCCCGCATAATCGAGGATAGATTATGCAGATAGCTGAAATAGCTTACCCCCACGGGACATCGGCGGATGCGAAGGAGCGGCAACTCCAAAACATCGTAAATGCCGGTGTCCTGTTTTTTTATAAGAAATTAACGCTTAGCCTTTTTATGATCTTCTCTATAAGAGAGATAAAATGCAATCAGAGCAAGTATAATAGCGCCTATGACCATTACATAAAATCCTTCCATTTTTTACTCCTTCTTTTCTGGTGGTATTGTGAAAAAAGCGATTATATAAATACTAATCGCGCCAACTATACTGACAATAGCGGCTTTATAGTTAAAACTTTCACTAATCAAGCTTCCGGCAAAGCCGGCAGTAAGCAAATATTTAACAACATCCATGAGCATTTTACCAGTCTCCTGTCGTCTCTTGCTGTGTCTCATATTCTATTAAAACACCTGTTTTTATTAAAAGTTTACTTAAAAAGAGGAGTTTAATGCAAGGTAAAAATCATATAAAACACATCTCATTAAGGCTGCCTGACGAACTGCATAAGCAGATAAAAAACCAGGCGGAGGCGGAGCAGAGGAGCCTGCATGGGCAAATTATTTATCTTCTTTCTTCTTCCTGTGCTGCTCATTCTCGTAGCGTTCAACGCCTTGTTGAAGATAAAGGAGGATTTGGGCGTGCAAAGACCGCATCTCATTAGAAGCTATTTTAGAGAGTTTTTCGTGAAGTTCTGGCGGAAGACGGAGCGAAAAAATTTTAATAGTTTTCGTTTTCATAATAGATTGATAATAGCAGTAAAAAAAACAGCTTGACAATGCCATCAAACTGGCATTAAAATACTGCAAGCATGAAAATGATGCTATAATAGCATTTTAAAAAATACAAATAAGATAATGAGGGGGGTTTTATGTCTTCTAATGTAAAGAGGTATCTCGCACTAACAGAAGGTGAAGAATATTTACTTCAAAGGCTGCTGATCGATGTTGTGCATATAAACTTTCTTATGTATGAGGAGTATATTGCTCTTAATAGTTTGAGAAAGAAGCTGGATCTGCCTGAAATTGATGGTATTACAACAGAAGAATTTATAAACAGATATAGCAATTGTTTTAAGCAATGTGAATGTGAATGAGATTTAAAGCAAGCAATGGAGGCAGCAGTATGAGATGTCCGGACTGTGCATTTAACGGTTTAAATAGTCATATGGCGTGCAAGCTTGATAATCCGTGCAAGACGCCGCCGCATCCACTCAAATCAAAACACATAGATAAGGAGCGGGGGATGAAGGAAGATGAAGAGAACAGAAGTAATCAGCATTAAGACTACAGAAGAGGTTAAAGAGAAACTTATACAGTTAGCAGAGAGGGGCTACAGGAGTTTATCAAGAGAGATGGAAAGACTTATTGAGGAAGCTTACTTTCGGGAATTTGGCCGTGAGTCTTCTCCCATTCGGCGATCTTCTCCTGTAAGAAAAGTTCAATCTGCATAGACATGGAGCGATGCTCTTTTGAGGCAATGAATTGAAGTTTTTGTTTAAGGGAAGGAATAGTTTTGATGGATAAAACAGTATCTTTCTTTTGCATACAAATACTTTACAAGGATAAAGAGCTAAAGGCAATGAAAACTTTGTAAGAAAAAGTAAGAAAAAGTATTGACAACTTTTAAAACAGATGGTAAAATGAGGTAATTAAAAGTAAGTATTAAGAATGAGTGTTTATTATGGATAACGTTCCGAAAATCATATCTTCTAACTTCCTAAACGAAATGGATCGTCGGTTATCGATTGAGGATGTTATTCAGATATTTACTGTTCTTTCTCAAGATGAGAAGATGCAGGAAATACTGATACAGCATTTTCATCCTGATGTGATCATGTCCGAGATGAAAAGACGCAGGATGCCACCGCCACTTTTAAGCACAGCGGATCTTGCTCAGATATTAAGGGTGAGCGTGTACGACATATACCGAAAGCAGCAGAATAATGAACTCGGGATTCCTTATATCCCGCTTGGTCAAGGCAGGAAACAGGGGAAGAAATACGATCCGAGGGACGTGGAAGAGTACATTCGTAAGAAAAAGATTTCTGTTGTTGCAAGACCGGAGAGCCTCAAAAGAGTAAAAAGTCTAAAAAAACTTGAAAAGAAATTGAACAATTCTAATAGCAACGGCAAAGGTCGTCAGGAGACTTGGGAGGTAAGAGGATGAAAGCCGAGAACTATCGGATTTCCAGCCGAGTTTTCACCCAGACGAGAAAGGCACGGCCTTTCAGACGAGAAGGCACGGCCTTTCAGACGAGAAGGCACGGCCTTTCAGACGAGAAGGCACGGCCTTTCAGACGAGAAGGCACGGCCTTTCAGACGAGAAGGCACGGCCTTTCAGACGAGTTTTTTCCCGAATCGTCAATACTGGATTGGCGAAAACAGCGCTTAAGAAGTAAAGAAAAGAAGTATATAAGAAGTATATAAGAAGGGTGTATATAAAGGAACACCCACACAAAAAAAATTGAAATGAGAAAAAACGGCAACGGCAAAAACGGAAAAAACAATTCAGTCCCCAGGATTATTAGACCCTTACGGGTTGAAATGAATTTTTTAAGGAATTTCATCTTTACCTTTAACAAGAAAGAAGTCAACAGACTTGGCAAGGTGGCCGTTATAACCCGTGAGCGTGTTTACAGCGACGGAAGTAAAACAAAGGCAAATCTCATAATACACACTGACTGGGAGTATGGACTTGGAGGTCCATTTGACTATAAGGCCTTCAGAACAGTTGAAAAGATACTATCCGACATCTATACAACAACAAACGGCAATATTCCGTCTGGACCAATATATCTTGGAAAAGAATACTCAATCCTAAAGATGATGGGCTATAAAAATCCCAACGAAGATAAATACAAACATCTCAAGGCATTTTTCATGAGAATGCACCGGATGCAATTCAACTCTGAATTTGCCACCTACAACCCGGCTACAGGCAAATGGGCAAAAGGATACGCATCGGTAGAACCGATATACAAAAAAGTCGTATTTACCGGCGAAGAAATGCCAGAAGGCAGTAGTATTGAAAAAGCGGATGCCGTATATATCTGGCTTGGCGATTTGTATAAAAACAGTTTAAATCATTGTTATGTTGCCCTCATAGACTTTAACTTCTACAACTCAATCAAGAGCCTGCTTTCACGAAGACTTTATGAAATAATCAGTATTTACGCCCATAAGCACAATTCAGTTTTTTTCTGGTACTCGGATATATGTGCGAGGATGCGGCTTAAGAGGCACAAATACAGTGCGGATGCGCAACGGCAGATTGGTAAGATTACAGTAGAACTTAAAAAGAAAGGTTTTTTAAAGTCTGTTGTATGGACAGACAAAAGCAGGCAAGTCAAACTCGAACCCGAGGAGATAGAAGAACTTAAAGAACAGAGAAAACATTTTCTCAAAATAGAGTTCCTCATAAAAAACCAAACCGACACGGAGTTTGAACAGAGCGAAATAGAAAAAGACAACACTGACCTAACCAACCTGTCTGAATTACCTGATTGGCTTATTAAATTTGAAATAAATACAAAATTCAAGGCACAACTATCGGAGCAGCCTTCCTTACTGTCTTTTGATAACGAGAGCCAAGAGTCCTCAAAAGAAGAACTTAATCCTGCTGTAGTATCAGCGTCGGAGGTAGTATCCGAAAAAGAAGAAATAACTTTTCCTGACCCAAAGGATGAAGAAACAAGATGGCACAATTTTGTAACCATTTACATCCGTGAGTATAAAAAAGCTACTGGCCATTTCCCTCCGCTCAATGTTCGGGATCGTGAGAAGATGAAACCGATATTTGAGTCATACGCAGATAGTCAAATTGTAAAACTTGTAAAGCAGCTTTTTTCAACCACTGACAAATATATTCAAAAGAGCAGCAGAACCATATCATTCTTTGTCATACCTGAAGTACTTGGGAAATTAATTACCGAGGTCGCAGAGAAAGAAGCAGATCGCAACAACAAGACCCTTGAAGAGCAAAGGCAAATAAGCGCTGGCAAGGCAGCGTTGACAGAAAAGGATAAGGAAGAGGCTAAGATTTTTTTTAAAGAATTAGCTCAGAAACTATGAATTTAAGGAGGGGATAAAATGCAGACAACAGGGGCAAAAAATTCGCACGCCGCACCTATATGGGAAGCATCGGAAGTTCTTCCCGAATATCTCTGGCAGCAAGCCTATGACTTTGTAGAAACCGAAAAGAAAAAGGTCATCGGCTTTGCAAGGCACTTCCTGCCGTATTCCTCTTACGGCCTCGACGAATTCATCCAGCAGGCCTACGAATCAGCCTTCAAAGGCTTTAAGAAATGTTTCGAAAAAAAGGACTCCGGAAAATACAAAGGCTATTTCTGGAGACAGTATCTTGGAGACTGTTACGACATGGCCAATATTTCATCGAGGAAGAAATTCTACGAAGAAAGTATCAAAACCAGCATTAAAGACCAAACCCTTGCTCAAGAAATAATCGAAGAACTAAGTCGTTCTCCGATTACTCACGAAGAATACCGGGAATACGGCGAAGACGATGCTCCTGCCACAGCAGTAGCATCGTCCATACCGGACCCGCTTCAAACGGCGATCCATAACGAAGAGACTCTGGATAATGAGTTAAAAGAACTGATTCAGGAAGAGACGGTTAAAAAGGCGCTTATGCTCATGACTCAAAGAGAAAGGCAGGTATTCGACTATCTGCTCGGATATCACGACGGCAGGATATATAACATAAAAGAACTTACGCGTATTTTAGGCTTAAAGAAACCCCGGATACTCGCCCTTAGAGACAATGGCATTGAGTTTATCAGGAAAACCTTCTTGGCTCATAGTCAGCTCTTTACCATTGACGAATTGAGTCAAAGGACTGGTTATAGGGCTGGAACCATAAGGCTTATGAAGAGATACGGTTTTTTTAAGGCCAATGAAGACTATATCCAGCGCACTAAAAGCAACAACACCCTTTTTACAGAAAAGGCGGTAAATAGACTTATAACACGCCGCGAAGGAAAAATCCGGGAAGAGGCTCTGACCATGGAAGAAATAAAAAAGTCGAAGAAGTTCAGGAAACAAAAACTCTATACGATTCAGGAACTGAGCGAAAAGACCGGTTACAGCCTTAGTACCCTTCGGGCCATGAGATGTTATGGATTTTTTGAAAGCGGCAGGGAGGTCATAAAAGCCTTATATCAGAGGGGGGCAGCCTTACCCATTGGTCAGGACGATTTAGCCCTTTCCTGTGGCTCTGGCGCATCCACAGCACCAAAAAATATCTCTGGCACAGTTTTATATTTATTTACTGAAAAAGCCGTCAAGAAACTCCTTCGCCGCCGGAAGCGGACGATGACAACTAAAAAGACAACTATCTTACTTCCTAATCCAATATTTATAAGGCAGGAGGTCATAAGCATAGACGGTATCAACCTTTCCAGAGCGAAATATGCGCCGGTAGGATACATTCCGTCGCATATTTCGCTTAATACCGGCCGCCTCGCGGCGGCCAGAGGTTAAACGAAATGAGCCTATTTCTCGAAGATAAAATCCAGCAGGCGATAGATTTTCTCCGTATCCACGAGCTTCCGGAAGGATACGATGTTAAATTTTCCGGAGGAAAAGATTCCATCGTCGTTTACGACATAGTGAAACGGTCCGGAGTTAAGCATACAGTTCATTACAACTTCACAACCATAGATCCACCAGAGGTCACCCGGTTTATTCTCCAGCATTATCCGGAAGTGAGATGGATACGGCCAAAAAAGACCTTCTATCAGTACTTACTTAGGGTAGGATTACCTACAAAAACAAGGCGGTGGTGTTGCGGAAAACTCAAACATAGAGTTCATCCAAAAGGCTGTTCAAAGCATATAGTTGTTGGCATCCGTGCAGAGGAGAGTCCCAAAAGGGCCCAGAGAGGCATGCTTTCTTATAATCCTGATGGCAGAACTATGCAGTACTGTCCTATCTACCATTTCAGCGAGGATGAAGTATGGGAATATATGGAGCTTAACAATCTTCCCTATCCATCCCTTTATGACGAAGGATTTTCCCGCCTCGGCTGTGTCGTATGCCCTTTCATCTGCAGATCAGGAGGAGTATTAGAAAGACATAAAAAGAGATGGCCACGAATATATCGGAAATTTGAAGAAACCGTAGCCCAACTTTATGAGATTAAAAAAGAGTGGTATCAAGCCCAGGGGGTTTATTCTGCAGAAAGACTGCTTGAAATGTGGTATAAAAGCGAATCGATATTTAAAGAAGAGGACAGCGATTCGCAATGCTGCCTCTTTCCAGCCGGTTCGCTCCCGCTTACTGGGGGCTCCGCAAATACGACATTCATAAGGAGCTCGTTTTAGCATGACCCTCTCCGCTGCCTCCAAAACCTTCAAAATCCCTCTCAAAGCCCTTAAGGACCTTCAGAGGGATAACTATCTCAAAATGGAGCCTCTTACGGAATCTGATATCCATTTCCTTTCGTGTATAAGGGCCATCTGGTGCAAAGAAAAATACCTTCAGCATCAATTAGCCCGTATTAGCGCCAAGAAGCGCTATGCAATCGCAATCAAGGCGCCCATGACCCGCCTTGAAAAATGGATATTTGAACGGTACCGCCGCTCGAAAGGAACACGACTCTACATTGAAAGAGTTGTATCTGATATCGGTTCTATTTTTCATATCCCCGATACTCCTGAACTCAGAAAGACGATCCTTCGCGTCCGCAAACGAGTATACAACACCCGCAGCCGTATACCCTTCAAACACCCTTAAGCATCGGCGTTTTAATCTGCCCTTTTTCTACGATTATCTATAGAAAGTGCAAATTAAAACGCACTTTCTATCTTCTAATAATGAGGAAGTGCAAATTAATTTGCACTTCCTCATTATACTCTTTAATACCCGCACCTTCGGGTGCCTCATAAAACATATTTACTCATTACGGACTATAAATAAACATAAGTTACGTTGTTACTCAGAATCGAGTAACAACTCCAAATTAATTTGCACTTTCTATCTTCTAATAACGAGGAAGTGCAAATTAAACTCCTCTTCCCCAATCTCCAATTAGGGGTTACCTGCCGATGTATCTATATTTTGAAAGTGCAAATTAATTTGCACTTTCCTACTTATAGAGAGCAGAAAAAGTCAAAACAAAATGCCCTTGAGGGCGAGGAGGAAGCATTGAGAGAAGATTATATGGCGGGAGCGGATATCGGATTTGGAGATTTTAAAGGAATAATTAACGGACAGACAAAAATCAAATTCCCTACGGCAGTGGCCTACGCCCGGAAGAGTATAACAGACATCGGAGAGGACTCTGAGACTTTTATGTTTCAGAACCGCGAATATGTCGTGGGCCCTTCAGCCCTGTTTAACGCCTTCTCCACTCGCAGTCTCGAATTCCTTCTGAAGTATGCCCCCCTTCTTTTATATCGAGCATTTTCGGATATGAAAAACATCACCCACATTGCTGCGGGGCTGCCGGTAGGTTTTTATACCGCTGACAACAGGGAAGCCTTCAAAGACAGCATAGAGAGTTTTGAGATCAATGGAGAGAAAAAACAATTTCACATAGAGGTCTTTCCGCAGGGTGTCGGCATTCTTATAGATTATTGCTATGATTACTCCGGCCATGAGACAAAGGATACGGATACCGACGGGCTCATTCTCGATCTTGGGCATTTCACGATAGATATCGTGCCTTTTGAGAAAGGAGTCGCGGTTCGAGACGGTTCAGGAATGCTTGAAGGAGAGGGAATATCGAAAGTCTGCGACGAACTCGCGGATTATATTCAAGTCGAAACAAAGGTCCGCCTCAATGAACAGGAAACAAAGGATGTATTCCTTAAAGGCAGTCTCCCTATATACGGTAAGGAAAAGGATCTCTCCACAGTGATAAGGGATATAGTCGAAAAGTATGTCGAAGAGATGCTTCAGACTATATCATCTCGATGGGAGAGGCGTATACAGCGGGCGAATAAACTGATCATCGCCGGCGGTGGCGCTTATTATCTTCAACAGTATATACCAAAGAGATATGCCGATCTGATCTATATTCCCGACGAGCCTGAATTTGCCAATGCCAGAGGGTTTTTTAAGGGCCTCAAACTGAAATTCCCTGATGCAAAAACGGAAGGGCTCAGCGAATAAACGATGAATCTACAGATAGCAGAAGCACTGGTGCATTCAAAATATCCAATAGCAGGGAAGTGTCCCAACTCCTGCTTTAAAAACGGCTGGCATCGTTGCGGCACTATACCCGTGTATTCAGTTCTGGACGGTGAACTTCCCGGAGTTTCGGCAAGAGTGATCTGCTTAGAATGCAGCCAAATAAATAATGAAAGACGATGAAGGACGCGACCTGCGGTATTTCATACCGCGAAATCAACCGGCAACGATTGGTGTAAGGTAATGAAGATCACAATTCCGGAGGTAGACGAATACGGCGATGTGTTAGAAGTACTCGAGGATCTGCCAAAGGCGGTAAGAATTAAAATTGTCGCGCAGGCGATCCGAGAGTATAAGGAAAGCGTGAAGGGAGGAGCGATTATTAATCTCCTCCGCAAACAAAAATCAAAGCCGGCAGAAAGCAAAAAACCAGGTAAAGAAAAGGCTTCGACCGACAGAGACCCTCTTAAAAAAGTAATGGGAGGTTTTCTCTGATAAGGGGTTACCCTGAGAGGCATTAAAAAACAAATGATTTTTAAAATCATAATCACCATGGTATTTACCCTCCTTTTGGCTATAGCGCATAAGCCTCACCCCGCTTATGCGCTGACCTTTTTACTTCCTCATGAGTTAGAACAACAGGGGAATGTTTATATACATTATCCGTCAAATCAGAGGTATGTTTATACTGATACCCCTATTTTTATATCGAAAAGACAGACAGTTCAGGATGGTAATGAAGAAGATGCTTATCTTCAGGAAAAAGCGAATAAAAAAACAAGGCCTATTATTTCGCTACCTTTAGAGCAGATAATTCAGCAGCAGAAACAACAGCCTGTCTCTTGTAAATCCTGCGGGGCTAACCAACATCAAGAGGATAACCAGCCTCAAAAAGAGCGTCTACTGGCTCTTAAAACAAACTTTGATTTTGATAAATCAGACGTTAAAAAATCTGAACTTCAGAAATTATCTCAAAAACTATCTGAACTAAAAAAGGCTGACTTAATCGAAATCAAAGGCTACACTGACAAAACAGGCGCTGAAGAATATAACGATAAACTGGCTTTAAAGAGAGCGGAATCCGTAAAGCAGTATCTTATTTCTCAGGGCATAGAGGAGACAAAAATCAAGATCGAGGCTAAAGGCAAATGTTGTTATATATCGCCTAAAGACAGCGAAAACAGGAGGGTTGAAATATGGGTAGAGATAGAAAATGGTGGATTGCATATATCACAGTAATTTTAGCTTTTGTCTTCTTATTTGCATATCACAGTATTGCAAATGACAAGAATGAGGCTCTTAATAGGGCTATATATCATGCAAAAGAACTGCAGGCAGCGATTGAGCAGAGTAATATTAAAGAACGGGAGGTGATATTGAGGAAGGTTAATTTTATAAGGGAGAAGATCAGAGAGGAAATTGTAGGCAATCCTACGAATCTTAAAGAACACAAACAAATTAAATAATTAAATAAGGAGGCTAAAAAAATGAAAATGAGTTTTAAAGACAAATTACTGTATAAGATCTATTTAGTTGTAGAAACAATAAAGGAAGAGAACAAAAAGCCCGGTCTGCTGCATTTAATAGTTCTTGTCAATATTATCGTTCCTATCGTTTTATCTTCTCTTGGACACGCCGATTCATTACAGCCTTTGGTTGACAAGACAAAAACGGAGTGGGAAGGCAGCGGCGTTATATTAGCTACGCTTATCGGCGTAATTATTGGCGCTGTGTTGGGGATGTTTGGAAAAGGGTGGAGTGGTTTAGTCTATGGACTATTAGGCGGCTTCATAGGCGGCGGCGCATATGGCATAAGTTCTTGCACGACAACGCAGGGTAAAGGCATTAACTGGACGCCCTAATATGGAAAAGAAAGTCAAATACATCCCAAAAACCGAGTATATAGATGGAATGGCGGAGATAGGCGGCATCATACCTTATGACGCGTTTGTTGTTTTTTTTGCTGGTGTTCTGGTGTCCATTCTTATATTCAGAAGCACCTTGATAGCTCCGGTGTTCGGGATTCTTGCTGGAGTTGGGTATTATTGGTTCAAAAAGAGGTTCAACAGAAACTTCTACCTGACGATCCCGTATTATCTCGGCATGAGAGCTCCCAGAGGAGTGCCGCCTGTTACAGAAAAAGAGTTTATAGAGTGAAGATTAGGAGACGGAGACAACCTTGAAAGAACTTAAAGGCATAAGCATATGGAAGCATCTCGACCAAATAAAAAGAATATTAATTCTCGTGTTAATGGTCTCTGCCCTGATCCACTGGGCGAGTTTCTGGCTGATAGCCAAACTTGCCTTAAACAGAAATATAACCGTGCAAATTCCTCCGGGGACTTACCAAAACACGGCTATTGAAAAGGGAAATAATAAAGGTTATATGGAGCTATGGGGCATGCATTTCCTTGAGGTAATAACTGAATTTAGTCCCAGTAACTATGAGGCAAAGGCTAACTATTTACTGAGTTACGCTTCTTCCAAGGGTGAAAAGAGCATGAGGCCGAAGTTCCTCGATGGCCTCAAGGAAGTTAAAGAAACAAACGCCTATCAGGAGTTTCACCCGAAGATGGGAACATGGAAAAGCACATGGTTGACGCATGAATTATGGCGTGTAGAGGTTGAGGGAGATGTGGTAAGAGAAACCTCTGTTTTGAATACAGTTACAAGGAACAAAAAAACAAGGAAGTATTATGTTGACATTAAATATTCCAAGGACGGAATTCAACTGGAGGACTTTGGTTATGTTGATCAATAAAGGCTTTTGTTTTGCAACTATAGCATTGATGTTATTAATAGGCGCTAATGTTTACGCTGTTGAATTTTCAACTGTTAAAATTCTGGCTGAAGCTCAACAGACAAAAACTCTCCCTGAGACGGTACAGCAACAGCAAGAAAATAACAATCATTCTTGTGGCAATTGCACCCATGATAAAGACGGCGAAAAACAGTTGCCGCTGCCGGCTATTAAAGATGTGCAGGAAAACCCTTCCGGGAAGATAACTGTAACATACAGAGACATTCCAGTTACTGTTCCTGCGTCAAAAGTTACCAATGTAATTAAAGTCCCCTATACAATTAAAAACCTTGGATCTTCAAAATTCTGTCCTGATAAGGATAAGACAGTATCGCCAAACTGTATAAATCCGGACAATATTGGCAAATCCGAGTATCAGATTTCGGTGGTCCCGGTTGCAGGTCGTGATACGGATTTTGCTATAGCTACAGAAGGGAAGACATTTCTTGTCACCTTAAGGCCTGTGCTTGACACTCCTGCACATATTGAGATTAAGGATGAGGGAAGCAATACTGTAAACAATACTGTAAATACTGCAAAGGCTGAGAATTTTGAGAAATCCTTCCCGTATGTGGAAGGGCTCATTGAGATCATTAAAAAAGCAGTCAGGAACGAGCAGTTGGATGGTTATATTACAAGACATGCCTCAACCATACACGAGACCCCGGACTTATATTTCATTATCAAGAAAGAAATGATAGGAGCAAGATATAAGGTTGTTTATATAGACATTTTGAATAAGACAAATAGTGTTATCCAATTAAGGGAAGATTCTGAATTACTGCAAAATGTAGTAGCCAAGATAGCCGGAAGTCCATTGGCAAGTAATTTATCCAGAGAATTTATCCAGCCAAGAACTCCTGAAACTGAACGCAAAGGGGAGCACATATCAACTTTGATTTCTGTCGTGCGGAGGGGTGTGAGTGATAGATAAAATTACCAAAATTTTTAAACGACCACAAAACGCTGGAGACATCGTTGAAAATGCTCAGGCTCAAGACGGCCAAAGCATTAAACTTCAGACAGTAGAAGAGAGGGTTGCGTCAAGAAGGAACAAGGCTATCATTGTAATTACGGCAGTTATTGGCCTTATTCTTATTGCTATGTCTGTTAAGGATATGCTGATGCCTTTTATTACCGGCGATGCTGCTCGAAAAAAACAGGAAGACCAGAGAAAAGTGAAACTACTTGAGCCTCCAAAAGGCGCAAAGCAGGGTGAGATAACCGATACGGTCAAGCTTTCAGATGATTGGAGGACAGTTGTAGAGAAGAAAATAGATGAACTTGAGAAAAAACATCAACAGTCAGAAAAAGAGAAAGATGAATTAAAAGAACAGTTAAAAAAAGAAAAGCAAAAAGGCGCCAATACAAAGGAAGGATATCCCCAGAAATCACTTAAAGAGATGGCGCCGATCCCTAATAAAAATTCACAGGTAAGTCCAGAACAACAACAGCAGCAGCAGAAAAAAGCGGAGCCGGTTGTTCAGCCGACATTCAGAAGCATAGAGTTCAAGTTCGATAAGCCGGAGGCTAAGAAAACATCCGCAACTGATACTCAAAAAGCTGCAGACAGTAAAGTTGATTCCATAGACCTGCCTATCGGTATTGTGGTCGGACTTACTATCAACGGTATGGATGCGCCGACATTCCAATGGGGACAACAGGACCCGCAGCCGTTGCTGATAACTATTGAAGATAAAATGATTACGGCAATGAACGAAGAAATAGACCTTAAAGGCTGTATGGTTCTTTCTTCCGCGCATGGTGCTGTAAGTGCAGAGAAAGCCATGCCTCGGCTTGTCAAAATGAATTGTAGAGACAAAAATGGCAATTTATATGCTGGCAGCGTTAAGGGATGGATTTTAGGCGATGATGGCAAGGTCGGCATAACAGGCAGGCTGGTGTCGAGGCAAGGGTCTGTTCTTGCTAAAACTTTCTGGGCCGATGTTCTCAGTTTGGGCGGCAGTTACTTGAGACAGTCCGCTACGGCCACTTCCCTATCGCCGCTCGGTGCAATAGAAACTACAAAGCAAGATGGCGAGCAGTTGCTTAAATCAGCCGGCGGTCAGGCTATTGAGAGGACGAGCGGCAGGATATCGCAATTTTTCATAAAAATTGCTGAACAAATATATCCTGTAGTTGAGGTAATGCCTGGGCGGAAAGTTACGGTTCTTTTTGAAGGCGGAAGATTGACAAGAGTTACAAAAGACAATTTTATGAAAGTAACTGATATAGCGCAAAATGGAGCAAGCGCAAAAGATATGAAGGAGGATAAAAATGTTAATAAATAAGGTTAGGGTAATTACTTTATTAGCCGTGGCGTTGTGTCTTTTTTCTACGAATGCCTTTGCAGGGGAAACTATGCCGATAGACATTCCAAAGACCGAGGCATTGCAGAAGATACTTTCTGCTACGAACAGCAAGCTCAAAGAGGTCAACGATATTGGCAGTGTATATGAGGTCGTTACAGAACGTAATGATCAGAAAAAGGTAAATGTTCTCTACCTTACGAAAGACAAAAAATACATTATAGGCGGGGCATTATTCGATTCGAACCTGCGGAATATTACAAAGGAGAGGCTGGACGAGCTTAATAAGGTAGATTTTTCTAACCTGCCTCTTGATAATGCGATTGTAGTAAAAAGAGGCAATGGCACTAAAAGCTCGTAATGGTGACAGATGTTGACTGCCCATTCTGTAAAAAAGCATGGGAATGGCTTAAGACACAGAATAACTACACGCTGTATGTGTTCCTCTCTCCGATAGAGCAGTTACATCCTAACGCAAAGGATAAAAGCATCAAGATACTATGCTCTAATGATGTTGCAAAGGCATTAGATAATGTAAAAAGTGGTAAAACTCTTAATGCAAAAAACTGCGAGGCAGGAACAGCTAAACTTGCTGAACATGTGCTTGTATCAGAGGTCATAGGTGTAACAGGAACACCTGTGTTTGTATTAGGAGATGGCAGAAAAATCGAAGGGTTTAACAAGCCTGTGATAGAAAATTACTTTTCAGGAGGCAATAATGAAAAATAAATTTTTTATTATTGCCATATCGTTATTTTTACTTTCCAGCTGTGCGTCTTTTTTTACGGTTGGCGAGGAGAAATTTGCTTGCAAAGGGGATCCCGAAGGCGGACAGTGCGGAGACCCTAAGACAATTTACAAAAACAGGGAAAAGATATTGAGCGAATACGGGGATAAAGGGGATAAAAATAAAGAGCCGAAAGGCGAAGGTAAAAATATAAAGGTGGAGCTAACTGTTCAGGATAATCATAAATTTAAACAAGACGGTACTCTTATCCCTATGCCAGTCCGTCAGGCGGAAGAGATAAGAAGGGTATATATCAATGGTTTTAGAGATCATAAAGGCAATCTCATAGGCAATATCTGGGTGTTTACGGTAGTAAACGATGGAGACTGGCTATTGCCTGATGGGAGGAGCGTCGTTAATGTCGAATAATGGGTCAAATAACGGCAAATATGACCATCATCATGCATTGAAGGCTTTTTTTGAAACTACAGCCTTATCGGATTTTTGCTCGTGGCTTTATGCAGAGGACCATAAGGATTATACTCTTTATGAAACCACAGAGGGCATTGGATTTATATATCAGGTTGCGGTTGCTCCTTTTCTTGGAGAATCTCTTGAATCCGGGTTTACTCAGATATTCAACAGTACATATCCGAAAAATACGATAATACAGTTTTTTTGTTACGCGTCCGAAAACATAAAGCCTTATATCGATGCCTACAGGAATTATCATTCCTATGTGCCTAATATTGATAAACCTCACATTATCAGTGAAATGATCAACAAAAGAGCAGATTTTATAGAAAACGCGGCTATAAACGGATTTTGGGAGGGAATTAAGTTCAGGCCGAGAGTTTTTAAAAATATGATTTCATTCCTTATCCCTTACTCATCGTTTAACAACAACATAGTAGAAACATACAGTAGAGCAAAGGAAATTGCCATAAATGTAAAAGGGATGCTTAAAGGAATAGACTTGCATCCGCATAATTTAGATGCTACAGGGTTTAAAACAATTTTGCGCGAAATATTCAATTGCGGAGTGCAGGGAATAATGGAATATAATAACCGCAGCGAAATGAGAAGGCAGGTTATAGCTAACAATACAAGTTATTCGATTGTTGATGATAGCAATTTTAATACCGATTTGCGTATCCGTCACAACAACTGGGAGAAATATATCAGGACTTTTACGATATCAGGTTATCCGAGGAAGATGAATCTATGGGAATTTAACAATATACTTTTAATTGGGACAGCCGTGAGGTTGCACCGCCGATGTATGCTCCTTTCTGCTGGTCGCTATCGGTTAAATATGTTGACTGGAAAACGGCAAAACATAAACTGACGCTGAAGACCGCGGAAAATATAAGGCAGTCGGAAGGTAATAAACTTGCAAGGTTTCTTCCTAAAATAGCAAAAAAAGCAGAGGAATCAAGATATGTAGCTAATCTTCTCGATGATAACGCAATACCTTTACCGTCGTATTTTACATTATTTCTTGTTGAAAACACCAAAAGCGGACTTGATTATCTCACGGAAGTTGCGATCAATAAGCTCGCTCAGAAAGGCTTTGCTTTTGAAAGAGAAAAAAATCAAAATATGATAGCAGCGTTTCTTGAAAGCCTGCCTCTTAACAATATTAAAGAGAGAGACACATTCTTAAACAGGCGAACAACTTTATTCGATGCTAACCTTGCAACGATGATACCGTTTGTGTCGGATGTGTCCGGCTCTGCCACTCCGGATGAAATATTTGTCGGCAGGAAGGGCGGTCTGGCATTTTTCCATAGATACGATTCGGATACGAATTACAACATGTCAATAGTAGCCGAATCCGGAGGCGGGAAATCGTTTAACACAGGCAATAGGCATGCTCATGCGCTTGCTGCAGGCAGACAGGTAAGGGTTATTGACGTTGGAAGGTCTTATGAATTTCTCTGTCAGGAAATGGGAGGGGAATATATACACCTCACAGATGAGAGGAATCCTTGTTTTAATTTTTTTACGAACATCCTTGAGACCCCAAGCGGGGATATTCATCCTGATGAGATTGACAGCATCATTCCAATGGTAGGTTTCTTATGCGGCTGGATATTTCTCAGCAGGTTGCAGCTAAGGGCGAGGATAACATATCCGCGAGATATGGCCTCGCTAATAATCAAAGCGATAAATATAGCATATAGAAAAAACGGCAGACAGGCAGGCCTAAAGGATGTTGCGGATGCATTTCTGGAAATAGCGAAAGATTACAAAGTGCATGATCAGGCTCCTGAGAAATTATACGAAGCGTATGGCCTTATTCACACGGGCCGTATGCGAAGTATTTTAACGGAGAAAACAACATACATTATTCGAAAGATTATGTTGTCCTTGAGCTTGAAGAGGTAGCAGAAAGACACGAGACTGAAGGCTGCGATAATTTTCTCCATCATTATTCAGATCATGAGAGAGGTTTTTATACAGTGGTCGAAAACCGGAAGGAGAACAGACGTTGATATTGACGAGGCATGGATGTTGTTTACGCTTGCAATAGCATCCGAATTCATGGAGTCTGCGGCAAGGCGGTTTAGAAAATACGGTTCATCCCTTTGCGTGATAACGCAGGGGATAGACGACGCGTACAAAAACCCGACGACTAAAGCTATTTGGGAAAAGCGCCCACAGGATATATCTTAAGATGAAGCATTCATCATAGAGCAGGCTCTCAAAGAAAAAGCTTGTTATGGAGAGTTCGAGAAAGAATGGTTTAAGACCCTTGTAACGGACCCGGGCAGATTTTCCGAACTGTTTGTTGAGACAAAACAGATGTATGGGGTTGCAAGACTTGTTACGGACCGCTTCAGTTATGGCTTTTTTACGACGACATCTGACGAAAAAACGCAGATAAAAGGTCTTGCGCGTCAATACAATATGGATGTTTACGGTGTTTTAAAAATGCTTACTGAAAAAAACCTATGGGGAAAATTCTTATAGACATCTGCTCCGTATCGCCATTGGCGGTAAGCTTGCTCTTCGTTACCAGGCTGAGGAGGCTAAAGACAAAAGCTCGGGGAAATTCTGATGGAGATGGGATTAAAAGAAGAATTTTTACAACAGGCTTTAAAAATACAGGAGGAACAATTAACATGGGAAAAAGTTTTCGTGAATTAAACTGGATCGTTGTAGCGGTAATATTTGCATTTGTGCTTAGTTCAATCAACGCGATCAACAGCTTCGTGGTTAAGAAAAAGCAGGCGACTTTTTGCACAGTCGATATCTGGCAAGTAAGCAACTATATAGCCTTGAAGGCATCAGAGCAGCATCAAAACAGTGCCTCAATAGACGCGTCAGCAAAACAGGAGGCTATTGCTAAAGAGGTTAATACTTATATGCAAACGATAAGAGACAAAATATCATTTCCCGGAAATACGGCTGTGATTATATAGCGGTGAAGGGAAGTATATTCGGGGAAAATCTTAAAGACATAACTGCGCAGGTAATTAAGGATGTTAAGTAGCCTATTTTCATTACTACTTCTTCTCAATCTCGGCATCCACGGGCAAACCTATAGCATCGAGGAACCTGATTTGCAGGATGAGATAGAGTCAAAGGCTAACAGCCCTGCTATACATCAGGAACTAAAAGAGAAAATCAGGAAATCCTATGTAGCTAATATATATTTGCCTGATGTTAAAGAAAAATCTAAAAGAAAAATGTCTTTTACATACACGTGCCAGAAGATCTTATTATAGACGGCAAAGTCATAGCAAAAAAAGGTCAAGTAATCAATGTCCTTGATAAAGTGAAACTCACAACAAAATATCTTTTTCTGAAAGATTACCAGATGCCGTTGTTTGAGAAACTTGTCTCAAAAAACAGAAACATAGCAGCAGTAATAATTCAAGGAGACCTGTTGCCTCTTAATGAAAAATATCCGAATCACAGGATTTATATGGGCAGCAGGCAGTTGATAGATAAATTCGGCATTACAGGCGTTCCTTCGATGGTTTATCAGGAGGGAACGAGTATCGTTGTCGAGGAGATCCCATATGTTACAAAACACTAAAGGTTCTATACACATTAGCACTATTATATTTATCTTTGCACTTATAGGATTATGGTTTATCTATAGAAGTTATCAGGAGAATAAGCTGAAAGACAATCTATCTGTTGTTATCAATGACTACAAAAGTATTGTATTGGCAGTTATTAAAGACCCCAAACAGAAACAGCAGGTAGAGCAGTTGTTTTCAAAGATACAGGCTAATGCAGACGGTAATGCCAATATTTATATCGAACAGATTAAGAGAATTGCCATGCAGTATGGCAATTCGGCAGAAATACAAAAACAGTTGGAACACTTAAAGAAGGCGATTAATGTCAATGCAGACAAGCACTAACAGCTTGCAGCCTATTGGTTATCGTACTCTCCCACATGAGAGGTGCGAGATGTATTGCAAAGATATGACTAATTGTCTGTCAAATAATCCTGTATATGTAAAGTGCATAACAGATATAACTATCAACTCTCTTTGCTATGTAGCAGGCGTTAAGCCTAATGCTGCAAGAAAACAAAATCAAAACCTATGAATCAATGCTCATAACTGCCAGTGAACAAATACAAACATAGCCTTGTGGATAGAAAAACTACAAAAATACAGCACTGATCTTCATATTTTAGACAACAGCAGACTTAATGAAGACCGCCGCATATGCCCTCGTTTCCCAACTGCTGACATGTCAGCAGTGATTAATAATAAGGAATACCTTATTAAAAATATAAGGTGGTAAGAAGAATTCAAAGATAGCAGCATTTTTTATAGCGGGTTTGTTTGTTTCTTACTGCTTACAGACGCCTATGCAGACGACCGCCCGTGTCTTAATCCTTTTAGTACAGTAGACTGGTCATTCTTTTACGACACTATTGAATTTAAAGGTATGTGTGTATGTTCAACAGACAATGGCATAAAAGTAGGTTTTAAACACACAGTTCCTGAGCCAATAGCTTTTGTAGAGATAGTAAGGAAGGCATATTATTACCCCTGTCTTGACATGAAGATGGGTGGAGATACACTAAAAATGTCAGGCACGAATTACAGCGATCAAGGGGTTAAGAAGAATGTTCATTACATCAATACCCTGTATTTGGTATCTTGAATGTAGTGCTTGACTGGTTATGTGTGGATAAATACAGACAATTTGATATAGCCCCACCAAGTGAGCTTGACCCTCGACAGAATGACGACCAGCTTTCTTTGTTATTTCAGCCTGAAAAACTTTTGTATGCCAATCCAATAGCACAGGCTATATGTTTTGCGGACTGCGTGTCTGCATCGACATGGAAACCTATTAATGCACTTAACTGGTGTGCTGGGTGCTGGGGAACGATAGGGACAGTTGTAACCAATTCCCTGGCAATGACCCGTGATAGAATCTGCATTGCTTGCGGTTAACAATTAGACTTGCTCCATACTGATTTTCAGTTATGGAAATACTCCGATGCCCCTGATTTAGATTATGTAGCTCAGGCTGCACGGGCAGGAAGTGTATCAGACACTACTTGTAGTCCTAGAGTATTTCCAAGGATTATAAAATCAATACTACATGAATATGGCTTATCCTGTAAGAAGTAA